>OBGR01000003.1_pt1 | contig 10726 bp, 8 predicted proteins | sample 1480001 | NCBI WGS metagenome assembly OBGR01 (sample SAMN02324088, study PRJEB22366) | soil metagenome | biome: mixedwood plains | place: Canada | collected 2009-09 | reverse complement strand
TTGCTTAAACCATACACACAGCAACTGAATACGGGGTTTGAGGGCCAATGGAACGAAAACGTACGTTAAGGAGATAATTCGTTGTTTATATTTAAATTTAGAGCTCTCAGTTCCCCTTTTAAAATATCCTCTGGCAACGTGAATGTATAATGGCCCAACATATTGATATGCCCGTGCATCAGGGGAGATAGCCGAGCGATATCTTCATCTATAATTTCTTCGCCATTACGGCGCATCCAGCTCAACGCTTCCTCCATATAGAGCGTGTTCCACAGAACCACTGCATTAGTAACCAGGCCCAGCGCCCCCAGTTGATCTTCCTGCCCTTCACGATAACGCTTTCTGATCTCTCCGCGTTGTCCGTAACAAATCGCACGAGCCACAGCGTGGCGGCCTTCTCCTCGATTAAGCTGCGTCAGGATCCGCCGACGATAATCTTCATCATCAATATAATTGAGGAGATATAGCGTTTTGTTTACACGCCCTACTTCCATAATTGCCTGTGCCAGTCCTGATGGGCGCGAGCTTTTCAGTAAAGAGCGAATGAGTTCTGACGCATGAATTGTACCCAACTTCAGCGAACCAGCGGTTCGCATCATCTCATCCCACTGACTCTCCGCTTTTGACAGATCTGCATATCCTCGGGCCAACTTATCCAGTACTCCGTAGTTTGCCGATTTATTCACCCGCCAGAACACCGCCTCACCTGCATCGGCAAGCCGGGGGGAAAACTGATACCCCAGTAGCCAGAACAGACCGAAAATAATATCGCTGCTACCCGCAGTGTCTGTCATGATTTCAACTGGATTCAGCCCTGTCTGCTGCTCAAGAAGTCCTTCCAGTACAAAAATCGAATCCCGTAATGTACCGGGTACCACAATGCCATGGAACCCAGAGTACTGATCAGATACGAAGTTATACCAGGTGATGCCTCGTCCAGAACCAAAATATTTTCTGTTAGATCCTGAGTTGATGGTCTTCACTGGTGTGACAAAGCGCATGCCGTCAGCTGATGCCACTTCTCCACCTCCCCAACGACCAGCAAGCTCCAGTGTGGACTGAAAATCAACCAGGCGGGCATTGGCGCTGACCAGCGTTTCTGCACGAAGGTAATTCTGTTTCACCCAACTGAGCCGATGGCGGGTCAGTGCTGGTATATTGTGCTTTATCAGCGGTTCCAGTCCGATATTACAGGCTTCAGCCATCAATACCGCACATAAACTGATGTGCAAATCTTGCGCTCGAGCACCAGATTCACTGACATGCGCAAACTCATGTGTAAATCCTGTCTGGGCATCTATCTCAAGTAACAGTTCCGTTAAATCTACCGGTGGGAGTAGCTGTTTGATCCGATTATTTAGACGAAGCAATGATGGTGGCTCTTCCTGTTTCTCCAGACAACTGATAGTCAGGGATGGATATTTACCTTCATTACAGATATGAACTTCCGCATTCTTTTCAAATCGTGATGCCACAGCTTTCCAGGTCTCATCCAGCTGAATAGCCAGTTGTTGCACACCTTTACGTCCATCGACAGGATGTCCCAGTGCCCGACAGACAGGAATACGCTGAGTCTGCCACTCTTCACCTTGCAACAACTTCTCGCGAGGATCTCCCCAGCGATCACTGTTTTCAAGCCAGATGTCCCGGCGGCGCAGTGCATCCTGAAGGCGTTCCAGCAAACATAGTGAATAACCTGCACGCTGTATCCGTCCCTCCGCATCGTATACGAGGCGTTTCCAGGGACCGGTGATAATATGTTCAGGCGCATCATCAAGGATGCGCTTTTTCGAACCATTCAGTTCTGCCAGATAATGAATCGCAGCCAGTACATGTTCACCTGCCGGTGCCGCACGGAAATGCAGGTCCCGCAACACCGCCGGAAGAAAACGTTTAACCCGACCGTACTGCTCAACCATTTCGTCATGGAAATTATTGTTCTGTGGACGAGCAAGTTCATTAACCTTGCTTACAGATTCTGCCAGTCTGTTTTTGGGTACGCACTTGAAGATAACCTGCCTGAGATCTGGGACATCTGTATTATCATCCAGCAACAATGCACATGCCCGCGCCAGTAACAATGCGGCCTGATCAAGATCTTTCAGTGTCCTGAGTCTTTTTTTTTGCCCGGTTTTCTTTGCTTCGCGGATAATGTCCAGAATTAGCATATCAAGCACATCAACGGCATCGTCTAATGCCGTTATTTCCTGTGCTTTAACGAATGCAGTAAGTACAGCAAGCTTTCTCTGCTGTGGCATTCGAGCGATATATTTTACCGACGCCATGCCAGCATAACGAGCCAGATTACGCAGTTGAATGGCAGGCAGACCGGAAAAGTTCAGTCGGGAAAACTCAAGACTTCGTAATCGGATATATCGTTCCAGCGCTTCATTAAACGCAGGTCCACTGACTGTAACAGGGCCTTTTTTCAACTGTTCCAGTGCTGATACACGCTGACCTTCCGGAATGACCAGAAGCTCCATCACTTGAGCTGCCTGCCATTTGTTCGGCAGTGCGGCCAGCTTTTTCCACAGCCGCTGATTTGCCCTTTCACGAATTTCACTGATGAGACGTACTAGTGTGGTTGCTCCGGGCAGTAATACCTTATTTTGAAGCAACCATGCAGTGGCAAAATCAAACATCAGACCCGGTCGCTCATTACTGAGCCACGCCCGGGTATATAGCAGACGCTTCAGGCGGAAAGACCATGGAAAATCACCAAATTCATGATAGCCGTAATATTCCTTAATTAATGCAGTATGTTCTCTAAGGGTAGTGTCCCGTTCAGCATAGCGGGAGAGAACTTCTGGACGGTGGATATTAAGCTGTACCGCGACAAAATGTTGAACACCAGGCAGAACCTGAGTTAAATCCGTCAGAAATGTTCCCAGAAAACGGGCTGTGGTGAGCTGAAGCGCAATGCCCAGCCTATTATGTTTGCCCCGTCGTTGGTTAATGAAGGCCAGATCCCGTTCATCAAGATGAAAATAGCGCGCCAGTTGCACGTCATTAGGTTCTGCAGCATAACAACCGTAATTCTGTTTTTGGTCAGAGGTTAGAAAGTCGACAGGCATATCAGGCTCCCTACCTGACAGTTATTCATTAACAATTTTGCAACCGTCCGAAATATTATAAATTATCGCACACATAAAAACAGTGCTGTTAATGTGTCTATTAAATCGATTTTTTGTTATAACAGACACTGCTTGTCCGATATTTGATTTAGGATACATTTTTATGCGACTTTTTGGTTACGCACGGGTATCAACCAGCCAGCAATCTCTCGATATTCAGGTTCGGGCACTCAAAGACGCAGGCGTGAAAGCAAATCGCATCTTTACTGACAAGGCATCGGGCAGTTCAAGCGATCGGAAAGGGCTGGACTTGCTGAGGATGAAGGTGGAGGAAGGTGACGTCATCTTGGTGAAGAAACTTGACCGCCTTGGGCGCGATACTGCTGACATGATCCAGTTAATAAAAGAGTTTGACGCCCAAGGTGTATCCATTCGGTTTATTGATGACGGAATCAGTACCGATGGGGAGATGGGTAAAATGGTTGTCACTATTCTATCTGCAGTGGCCCAGGCAGAACGACAGAGAATACTAGAGCGTACCAATGAAGGTCGCCAAGAGGCAATGGCAAAAGGAGTTGTTTTTGGTAGAAAAAGAAAAATAGATAGAGATGCAGTATTAAATATGTGGCAACAGGGGTTAGGTGCCTCACATATATCAAAAACAATGAATATTGCTCGTTCAACAGTATATAAAGTAATAAATGAAAGCAACTAACATAAAAGGTTGAATATGGAATTGAATATTACTTCAAAGTCTAATCCGTTTGGTGATACGACAGCAGAAAATGATAAAAAGATGTTGAGTAATGCTTTCATTGAAACTGCTGACTTTAGGACTCTAATTGAAACTGATGACAGGACCATTGTTGTTGGTAGACGAGGGACAGGTAAAAGTGCTTTATTTATTCAGCTAAATGAGCATTGGAAGAAAGACAAAAAAATATTAATCCTGAGTTTCTCACCAGACGATTCTCAAATTATTGGTTTCAGATCAATGTTGAAACCATTTACAGGATCATTTAATTTAGCAAGGGCAGCAACAAGACTATTATGGCGATACGCTATGCTAATGGAGATAGCATCATATATATCATCTCATTACAAATTGTCATCTCAAATATCATCAGAAACATTGTTGAATGAACATTTGAAAAAATGGAATTCTGCACAAGGTGACATTTTAAGAAAGTGTAGGCTTGTCGCAAAGGAGTATTTAGATGAAAATAACCCAGAAGAATCAATTGGTGATCTTCAATTCAATTTGAATATCTCAGAAATAGAAAATAATATAGTATCACTTCTTGAACGCTCAGACAGGAAAGTTGTCATATTAATGGATAAGCTAGATGAGGCGTATGAACCGGATAATATAGGAATTGGAATCATTGCAGGTCTAGCATATGCATCTATTGAATTAAATCAAAAAGCAAAATGCATTCGTCCAATAATTTTTTTAAGGGATAATATATTTAGGTCGCTATCAAAGGAAGATCCTGATTACTCGAGAAATATAGAGGGTCAAGTCATAAGGTTGCATTGGGACTGGGCACAACTCCTAATGCTGTATCAATGTATGCGCCCAGCACTACAGCACCAATGGGGCGCATCAGGAAACCCGCGCCGAACACGGCAAAGGTCATCATCAGTGAGGCAAATTCACTGCTCGCAGGAAAGAAGGTGTGAGCAATATAGGTGGCATAAAAGCCGAACAGGAAAAAGTCGAACTGCTCCAGAAAGTTGCCTGAGGTAACACGTAATATGGCGCCGGTTCGGGCGCGGGTGGTCATAGGTGAAGTCGAGGAATGCATCGGTATCTCCAGTTTATCATTGACGCTTTTTGCCGCGTCTGTTGCTGAAGACTGGATCAGGAAAATAAAGTAAATAAGCGCAATAAACTCATCGACTAATGCGTACTGTGCATCAATAACCCTAAGCCATTACCTGAGGCTATGTGTAACAAGCCTTTAACAACATGGCGGGATAAACGGTCACCGGTAAACACGGAAAAACGGAATGCGTGTTTTGTGACAAGGTTCATACGGTTTTTTGAAGGCGAGCGTGCAGCGTAACGCGATTGTCAGGTTTTATCGGGCGTGCCGGGCGCTGGCCTGGCAGGAGTTAAACTCGCAGCCTGTGGACCTGATCTCCTGCCCTTACCTGAGACTGCCAGACGACAGGGGATGACAACATGCCGTTTGCAAAGCGCCAATGCCGATCGGCCCTATACGGGAACCTCCGATCGGCAATGGGTTATCGTTGTTGGAGACAGAATGCGCGTCTGTCATCCGCAGGATGAGATCACTGTTCGGGTTGTGCCTAAAACCAGGCTTCCCACATCGCGCCCAGATTAAAGTCGTCCAGTATTTCGTTCTCCCTGCCGTTCACGCGAGCGGTGCGCGCATTGTCCACTTTGCCCCCGGTGACATAGAAGCGCAGCATAGGACGAAACTCCGGCCCCATGGCAATGGCGATATTTTGCGACAGAGTCAGCTTCCAACCATGGTTACTGCCGCCTTCATCGTAGTTAACGCGCTGATAACCGGCTTCCAGCCAGGTGGAATGGACGTCATTCCAGAAATACATTGGGCGGACAATTGCGGCGTAGTTCTTCCGGTTATCGCTTTTCAGCCGACTGCTATCGTAGTCGTGATAACCCAACAAATACTCGACCTGTGCCTGCGGGCTAAACAGATGCTTACCCTCAAAGCTGGTATACACAGTGCTGAGGCCCTCGGTTTTGCTGTAAACGCTGTTATCCGAATTGTCAGAATAGCGGGCAATCACTTTATTCACGCCATGGTCGTTAGTGTGGCTCAGTACAAACGCACCCTGCCAGGCTTTCAGGCGGTCTTCACTCTCTACGGCTTTAGAGTCGAAACCGTAATTAGCGTACAGCTCCAGATCGAGTGCGCCCAGCTTGATGCCGTGAATTTTAGAGGTGGCAGCGTAGTTGCCTTTATCCCCGGTACCTGAACCTCCCGTACAGGTGATGCGCGAGGGATTAGACTCATCGCTGAGCACTTCAGGGCTACAGGATTCCACGGCAGCGACGGCGGCCACGTCAAATTTTATCCCGCCCACATCGAAGTTCTTCACGCCCGCGCCCTGGCCATCATGGTTCATCCAGAAATAATCATTGATGTTCTGCTGCGGGCGCTGATGAAAGTCCCGTCCGGCCCAGAGGTAGGCATCAGGATTTGATGCCAGCACATTCGTCACGCCGGCATAGGCCTTTTTCAGATTCACCTCGTCGCCCCAGTGATCGATCATCACATTGACATCCCAGATAGCCCCACTTTGGCTTTTAAACGCCTTGGAGAGCTGGAATTCGCCACCGTTGCCTTCGTTGCCCAGACGGCCAATGCCGGAGGCACCGTTATAAGAACCGTCCACGGCTACATATTTCTGATCGCCGCTTTGATAGTGCGCACCGTAGCGCGCATAGCCGCTGAACGTGACGCCAAAGGGGATTGCCATATCCGGTGACTGGGCCGGGCTTTGCGGGTCGGTCACCACGTCCGTTTTTTTCGCTACGGCTGCATCCATCTTCGCCTGACGTTCGGCCAGGGCTTTATCAACGGCTTTGGCGACGATGGCGTCGATCTGTTCCTGCGTAAACTCCTGTGCAGCGGCGACGGCAGGGCACAGCGCGGCTATCACCGCCAGAGGTAATGGAAGTTTTCGAATAATATTCATGGCTATCTCGTTTGCACAGCGTTATTCGGGGTGATGATGTTCAACCCGAATAACGACGTGTGTTAATGATCAGACAATAACCATCCTGCGCGGGTTTATTGATGACCAGGGCAAGTTGATTTTTATATTATGTTATTTCCAGAGGTTTTTTGTTTTTCAGCCGATCTCCTGTCATGTTTTTTTATTAACGCTGGTAGAGATAAACAATTTCTTCTGCCAGTTCACGAGCCAGCATTGAGGTCATTAAATGATCCTGAGCATGGACCATAATTAAGGTCATTGGCTGGCGGGCTTCACCTGCGTCCTGCTCTATTAATCGGGTTTGCATTTGATGCGCGGTGCGGGAATAGTCGTCGGCCTCCTTTAGCCGGGCTTTTGCCTCATCAACGTCACCCTTTCGTGCTGCCTGAAGGGCTTCAAAGCACAGGCTGCGGGCATGCCCGGCATTGACAATAATCGTCATTACCGCGTCTTCAAGTTCAATCATGATCGTCGCTCTCAATTAAAACCGTTATTTTCGGCAACCTCAGCAAACCATTTGCCACTCTTTTTAATCGTACGTTTTTGCGTGGCTAAATCTAACTGCACAAAACCGTAACGATTTTTATAACCGTTTAGCCATGACCAGTTATCAATAAATGTCCACATATGATAACCCAGGCAATGACAGCCTTCGCGAATCCCTTTATGCAGCCATTTAAGATGTTCGGAAACAAATTCGATACGATAATCATCCAGAATTTCACCGTTCTGAATAAATCGCTGTTCATTCTCAACGCCCATACCATTTTCAGAAATAAAACAGCGTGGGTTTCCATAATTAACCCGCAGGTTAGTCAGAATATCGTAAATACCGGGCGCGTAAATTTCCCATCCACGATACGGGTTCATCTGACGGCCTGGCATTTCATAGTGGTCGAATAACCACTCCGGCATAAAGGGCGCTTCAGCATTGACGGCGCTGTCCCGACACTTTACCCGGCGCGGCTGATAATAGTTCACGCCCAGAAGGTCGATAATGCCGTCGGCAATCAACGCAGCGTCGCCAGGCTGGCAGCGCGGAAGCTGGTGGTACTGACTCAGTAAGCTCAGCAGATCCACGGGATATTCTCCCTTTAGAACCGGATCCAGAAAGCTGCGGTTAAACAACAGGTCAGCATGATGTGCGGCTTGCACATCGGCCGGATTTGCCGATCGTGAATAGGACGGCGTGAGGTTCAGCACCACACCAATGTCACCGTCGTAGCCGCCGTTACGCCAGGCGCGTACTGCCAGCGCGTGTGCCAGGACTGTGTGCAAGGCCACGTTAGCCGCTCGTCTGAAGTCCACGACGTTGGGATAATGAAAATCGTACAGATAGCCACCTTCGACCGGCACAATCGGTTCATTGAAGGTAAACCAGTGTTTCACCTTATGGCCGAACAGCGCGAAACAGCGCTGGGCATAGCGGCCAAACGCCTCCACAACCTCACGGTTCTCCCAGCCGCCTTTGTCCTGCATAGCCAGAGGCATATCGAAATGAAACAGGGTGATAAACGGTGTAATGCCCTGCGCCAGTAATGCATCGATGACCTTGTTATAAAAAGCCACGGCGTCAGGATTCACGGCGTCAGTGCCGTCTGGCATCAGGCGCGCCCAGCTCAGCGACGTGCGAAAGCTGTTGTGCCCTAACTGCTTTAGTAATGCGATATCGTGCTGCCAGTGCTGATAAAAGCCCGAGGTGTCTTGTGGGCCAATGCCTTGATGGAAACGGTGAGGCTGTTGCGCAAACCAGCGATCCCAGGTGGTAGGGCTTTTACCGCCATTCAGGCTGTCCCCTTCGGCTTGTAACGCCGAGCTGGCGCTGCCCCACCAGAAATTTTCAGGAAAACGGTAGTTCATTTTATGGGCTCCTTAAGCCTGTGGATGACCGGGCACGGGTTGGCCTGCAGGGGGCGCATCCTTGATTTTTTTCTCTTCTGCTTTAATCAGGCTGCGTTCATAGGCACGCAGGAAGGGTAAGTACATCAGCGCCGACATCAGCATACAAATCAGGCACATCACCAGCGGGCTTAGCGCCCAGTTAGCGGCCCAGGAGGCACCGATCGGGGCGGGCGTGGTCCATGGCGTAAGCGAAACCACCTGGGCGATCCAGCCGAGTTTCGTGGCGGTATAAGCCAGCACGGCATTAATCATTGGAACGCAGACGAAGGGGATAAACAGCAGCGGGTTCATGATGACCGGCGCACCAAACAGGATGGGCTCATTGATATTAAAAAAGCTGGGCACCACGCCCATTTTGCCAATGGTGCGTAAATGTAGCACCCGGCTACGCAGCAGTAAGAAGGCCAGCGGTAAGGTGGAGCCCACTCCGCCAATCAGCAGGTAGTGATCCCAGAACCCCTGTAGATAGACATGCGGCAGCGCGGCTCCCGCCGCCAGGGCGGCCTGGTTAGCAGAGAGGTTAGCCATCCAGAAGGGATTCATAATGCCGGTGACGATCAGTGCACCATGAATACCGGCAAACCAGAAAATCTGACACAGCAGGACGGAAAGCAAAATGGCGGGCAAAGAGTCCGAAGCCGAAACCAGCGGCTCCAGCAAATGCATGATCGCCTGTGGCATAATCATGCCGGTCTGCGCTTCGATAAACAGGTTGAGCGGATGTAACGTTGCGATAATCACCAGTACCGGGATCAGAATCTCGAAGGAGCGTGCCACGCCGGTAGGCACTTCTTTCGGCAGGCGGATCGTGACATTATTTTGTTTTAGCCAGGCATAAACCCGGGTGGCGTAAATGGCGGTAATCAAGGCAGTAAAAATTCCCTGACCGGAAAGATACTGGGTAGAGATCTTTTCATCCGCATAAGGCGCGGCCACCAGTAAAAACGCCATAAATGCCAGCAAACCCGACATGATGGGGTCCAGATTAAACTGGCGGCCCAGGCTGGCACCAATCCCGACCGAGATAAAAAAGGTCATAACGCCCATGCTGAGATTAAACGGCAGCATCAGCTGTTGGCGATAAGTGATGGAAAAGTCCAGCCAGGCACGGGCAACGCTGTTGGTGGTGTCCGCTGAAAACGGCGGGAAGATAAATACCAACATAAACGATCCAATAATCATAAACGGTAGCGCCGCCGTAAAGCCGTCACGAATCGCTATCACATACTTTTGCTGACCTAACTTTCCGGCGAGTGGCGTAATGGACTGTTCAATTACCGTCACCATCGACTGATATAACGAACTCATAATGACACCTTTCTAGTGTGCCGCTTCAATAAGCGACAGAGCGTAATCCAGCACCTTGTCACCGCGTTGCATGCCGTAGTCCGTCATATTGATGGCCTGGACAGGAATGCCGTGGGTGGCAGCTTTTACTGAGAGCGTGGTTAACATGTACTTCACTTGCGGACCGAGCAGAACGACCTGATAGTTTGGAAACTGCGCATCAAATTCGGAAACGCCCCAGGCATCTATCTGCACACTCAGCCCGCGCTGGTTCGCAACGTCGACCATCTTGCGCACTAAAAGACTCGTGGACATTCCTGCTGAACAACACAACATAATCCTGATCATGAGTAACCCTCCTTTGCGTATAAAACGTGTTACAGACGTGATTTGATATGATACGGAAACCGGTTTCCATTTGATGCAAACGGAAGTGTGACAGGCATCATGATCCCCGTTAAATAAACATTTTTCTTACGATTCAGATCACGTAATTTCAAGTTATTGTCGATAATTGAGAAGAAATGGAAAATCGGTTTCCATGAAAAAACGAAAAAGCTATACTGCCGGTGATGATTATTTGAGCCGCAGGATTAGGGCGTTTTTCAGGGATTCAGCGGGGTTTTCAGGGGAAAAGAATGTCTACTATCAACGATGTATCGCGTCTCGCGGGTGTGTCAAAAGCCACGGTGTCGCGCGTGTTGAGTGGGTCACGCGGTGTAAAAGAAGCCAGCCGCGTTGCGGTA